>OCGO01000051.1_pt1 | contig 17235 bp, 24 predicted proteins | sample 1502531 | NCBI WGS metagenome assembly OCGO01 (sample SAMN02324088, study PRJEB22366) | soil metagenome | biome: mixedwood plains | place: Canada | collected 2009-09 | reverse complement strand
ACGGCGGGGGGCTCCGCCCCCCGCCCCTGTCCCCCCGCCAGGGGACCTCCGGTCCCCTGGTAATCTCTCTTTGGTGTAGTTTCGTGAAACTATCCATGGGTGGGGGAGGCCTGGAACCGGGCTTTGGGGGTTCCAGATTCTTGTCCGTGGAATCCCAGTTGATCTGATTCATACCCCCACAAGGGGGGTATGGAGACGGACCAACGGGGAATCCCAACGGACGTGGAGCCTGGAAAGCCGCCGAAGGCCGGCGCCAGGCTCGCTCATCATGGATGAGTTTCGACGAAACGACGCCGCCGAACTACTTTGCAGAAACGAACAGGGCTACACCCTCGCCTACTTTGGAAAAACGGCTCGGCCTAGTCGGGCTGGTCGGCCAGTCGTTTCTTGCTTCGCCCTACGGGCGAGCCTAAGGCCTTGGCCGGGGCATCCGGAGGTCCCTATGGCCGATGCACTCGTGGCCCTTGATCTTCGCCAATGGACGACCGACCAAGTCGGCCGCGCCTACGTCGAGGCCCTCCGCCGGCCCCAGGGCAGCCAGGACCCGGAACGGGCAGCCCTGCAAGCCGAATGGAGCCGGCGACCCACCCCGGAGCGCCTGGCCGCCCTGCGGCGCTTCCGCGACGAGGTTCCCGGGCCCCGCGGCCGGGCGGCCGTCCAGTTGGCCGAATGGGCGACAGACATCCGAGCCTAGCCCCCCGGCCGGCCTCCCCCCGGGGGGGGTCGTCGTCAACGCCCGCAGGCGTTCTTCTCGGTCAAGGGCCCGCAGCGGCGAAGGACGCGCAGCGCGTCCGAGCCGACGCCCCCGCAGGGGCGGCCCGGCAGGGCTGCGGGCCTGCGCCCCGCAGGGCGCATGCCACACCCCCAGGCGGTTCCATCAGAACCCTGGGGGTCCGTGGTCGCACCACCACTCCACCCGCGCCGATACGGCCCCGGGTCCGGCTCGCAGGTATAGGGGTGTCCCGCATTGGTCGCAACGCCCGCACTCCCGCGCCCCCGGAGCCGGCCCAGCGGCCGCCGGAGGGCGGACGACGGGCAAGTGGCGCGACACCCGCCGGGCGCCCCGGCTCACGCGGCCACCTCGTAGAACAAGAGGCGGCCCTGCGGCGTCAGGCGCAGGACGCCCGCCTCGACCAGGCGGGCGAGCCGATGCTGGACCGTGCTGCGCGGCCAGATGCCATCCAGGTAGGCCACCAGGTCGCGCTGGCAGACGCGGCCCGCCGAGGCCACCAGGTCGCGCAGGGCGGCCATGCCCGGCTCCAGCAGGACCGCGAGGACGGCCGCGTCGCGCGTGTCGTCGGCGGGCAGGAAGGCCAAGCTGGTCGTGCCGACCCGTTCCTCGCGCAGGACCCCGCTTCGGACGAGGACGTTGAGGTGGTGGCGCAGCGTCCCCGCCGGGACACCCACCTGGCGGGCCAAGGCCCGGAAGTGGATGCCCGGCGTCCCTGCGATGGCGGCGTGGATGGCGGCTCGCCGCGGGCTCGCAAGCGCCTCTTCGCGCGGCAAGGCGACGGTCATGCGTCGGCCTCCCGGACCCAGACGTGACCATGTCGGCGGCACATCGTCCCGCCCAGGACGGTCATGGGCCAGCAATCGGCCTCGGCACCGTAGCACTCGACGGCTGCGGAAGCGTCCATCACGCGCACCCCCGGCGAACACTACGTTCCTCGCGTTCGCGGCGTTCGGCCAGGCGGGCGGCGTGGGCGTAGTCGCAGGCGCGATGGTAGAGGCGCTTGGAGTATCGAGGCGAAATCCACCAGCGGGCGGCCTTGACGAACAAGCGCTCCGCCTTGTGGCGCAGTTGCCGGGCGCTGCGGGCCATCACGCCACCTCCGACCAATGCACCCGCGCCCGTGCCGCGGCCCCTTCGCGGCGAACGTCCGCCATGGTGCCGAAGCCCTGGCGCCGGTCCAGACTCACGATGCGCCGTGTATCCTCGTCCAGCCGCACCGGCGCTCCGAGGGCCACGCGGCGGCCGCTGGACACCACCCGGCGGCCCACCGTGGACATGCGCGCGCCCGCGTACCGCAGGGCCTCCGCCGTGCGCACCCGCTTGACGTGCTCGAAGAGGCCACGACCAGGCCCCACGATGGCCGGTGGCGCAGCAGCGCCACGGGCCGGGGCCGGCGCGCGCGTCAAAGGGGGGCCCCCTTGAGGCGCAGGTGCAATGCAATGAGGCTGAGTGTCGCCTCGCGGCCTTTCTGCAAGCGCGTGGCGGACGGCAGGCGCCGGGGGCGCAATCCGTGCCGCCAGCACGCCTCGTTGCCGCACGGCCGCTCCGGGCTCCACTCGGTGTGCGACTCAAACAAGTCGCTTCGCATGGGGCCCGGAACAGCGCGGTTCCAGCAGGCGCGGTCGGCGCCTGCGTCGAGCTGGCTTTCGCAGATGAGATCGGGGCTCATCGGCGGCTTCAGCCCCCCTCGGGGAGTCATGCTTCAGGGCAGCAGCCGACGCCGACTAGGCCAGCTCCCGGAAAGGCGCCCCGGGCGCCGCTCCGCGAGGAGCGACCCAGTGGTTCATTCATCCATTCAGAACGACGGGAGCGACGAGCTGCGGTGAACGGGCGCCTGCCCCGAGAGCGGGCCAGGCGGCGTCGGGACCCTCAGGGACCCGGAAGCTTGACCCCCGACGGGGGGTTTACCGCGATGAGCCCCGCTCCATCTGCGGCCACCCGACGCGGCCCGACCGCGCCCGAACCGCGCCCGGGCCCCTGCGACGCTTGGAGTCGCACACCCCGGAGCGGCCGGCAACGAGGATCTGGCGGCACCACGGCCCCCCGGCCGGTCCGCCATGCATCAACGGCCGCGGGCGACGCGCCTCATTGCCGGCACCTGCGCCTCCACGCGCGCGCCGACCCCATATCGCATCCGGGCCTGAACGAGCGAACCTCTCGCTCGTCCAACGCCTTCCTCCGACGTCGGGGGCTGGCAGAGGCAGGGCAACGTGAAGCCCGGATGCACCACAGGAACGCGGCGTCGCGCGTCGTCCGGGGGCCGGCGGGGGGTCCAGGGGGCGCTCCCCCTGGGCGGGGGCCTGGGGGCCGCAGGCCCCCAGCAGCACTCACAGCGAAGCCCGGGTTAAGCCCCCGGCGCTTGACGCATCGACCTACTTGGAACGCCCCAAGAAAACCCGGTTGACGGCAACACCCTGTTGATGCGATCCAACGCGCGAAGGCGGGCCTTGGGGGGTTGCACAAAAATCTGGCGCCTAATCCCCTACTTCGTGGGCTTCTGTTCTGGTTTCTTGTCCTGTCGGCCGAGAAAGAACTTCGGCAAGCCTCCGGGAATCGGCATTTTCTCGGCGTGCTCCGTTAAGGCAACGAACATCAAGCGCTCGTATGCGACCATTTGGCGATACCGCTCCGCCGAAAGCGGATCGTATGTCGCCATGCCATGAATGTATAGACGAAGACCCCACGCCGCGCGAATCGTGCTAAGGGCGATCGCCGCAAGCCAGATGTAAATGGTTGTATCGTCTATCGAGTCCAGGCTCGTGAGGGTCGCAATCGACACCAACAGAGCATAGACGCCCCATGCGAGTAGCCAAGCAAGGCCTCGCGAGGCGCCGTCTCGTTGATGGGCGAGTGTGAGTCGTTCGTAGGCCATAGCCCGATACGCGTGCTCGATTGGATCGTCGCGCTTGTGCGCCGCGTCGATGGCGGCGTCAAGGGCATTGACTTCGCGTGCCGCTCGTTCCCACCGAGCGGCCCACATCTGCCACACGAGGCCGGCGACCGGAATCGCGGCGGCGACCAAAGCGGCATTCGTGCCGAGTTCGACCACCTGCACGCAGGGGCGGAGAAGTCCTTCACCCTTGCGGGCCCACCCCAAGTTTTCGCCTTCAGACCGCCTTGGCAAGCGGGCCGCGGCCCACCACTTGCTCGACGGCATCTTGCAGCTTCTGGGTCAAAACCTCCTCGCCACCATGGGCCCATAGCAGGCGACGATATTGGCGGATGTCGAAGTCCTGGTCGTCGTGGTCGCCCTCTCGGCAGGTCCAAAGAATCGTTCGGCCGAGCCCTAAGGCGTATCCAGCCTCAAACGTCACGTTGGCGTTGCGGCCAGTCGTGTCAACGACCAGGAACCGCGACCGCTTGATTTCGACGAGGATGCGGTCATCAATCTTATCGCCGTGCTGTAAGTCCTCCATGAAGATAGGGCGATATCCGGCCGCTTGGATGCCCTCCTTCAATGCCTTGATGACCGCCTCCATGCGAGGTTCAGGCTTGTCTCCAGGCCGCTTGGTCAACGCGATGAAGGCTTGGTCACTGTGTCCAGCCTTCGCCTCCAGTTCTTCCACCCGCTTCCAGCCCTCATACGTCAGAACGAAGCCCAGGTCGTTCCGGTCACTTCCTCCGGCTCCGCGCTCGCCTTGCATTTCTATGAACCCCGCCTTGGCCAGAGTCCGGAGCCGGTACACGAGCGAATCCCTGGCCGCAGCGAATGCCCAAGGAGCATGAAGGGCGGATGAAAGAGCGGTCATCATGCCACCTTCCGAAGACTTCTTTGAAAGGTTCACAAGGAACCGGTCTATTTGTTCCGTGAAGGTCGTGGGCGCCGTCGAGACAATGCGGTCCCATTGCGACCCCCGAATCTCCATCGGCCCTTCGCCACGGATTTTCCGCTCCGCCAGCAAGCCCGCCATCAGGTGACGCGTCTGACGCATCTCCGATGAAAGACTCATTCCAATGCCGACCAAGCGATAGTCAACACATGTCATGCAATTGACGACTCGCAGGCTATTCGACATGGGTTCGGAGAGGATTACCGCTTCGGGGAAATCGCAGATCGGGCAGTTCACATCGACCGAACTCTCCTTCCCGTCAAAGGCACTTTCCGTGTCTGGCCCTCGATGATGGCGTGCAAACAGCCCGCGCCGCACAGATAGTCCATGGCCAACCATGCGATGGCCCCGGCTTGGGGCTTGAGCCCAGGTAGGTGAACCCTGCCAACTGCCGGAGTCGCCTGTACGTCAGAAAGACAATCCGGCACTATGGCCATAGCAGCCACCGGCTTGGCAAGGTCTCACAAAGTCGGCCTGCGATTGCCAAGCAGCATGAACCACACCGCCTGGTTGCAAGCCGCCTTGGCATTGGACATTGCCGCCGCTTTGGTCCTCGGTCTCACGCTAAGCATCCTTGCCCGCTTGCGCCCGCATCCACGGCAAAAGAGGCCATTCAAGACGCAAGCCCACATTGCAATCTACAGCGCGTTGTCATTGCTCGGGACCATATTCGTCGTCGCCCTCGCGCTTGGCGACGGACTCAAAGCCGCTCTACAACTGGAACAAGCTTGGGCTGCCAGACAGGTCTGGCCAATCCAGGCGGGCGCTCTGTTGGTCGTTCTCTACCTGCTATTCGGAGTTGTTTCACTCATTGCACACCAAGCCACCGATTCCCTCAGTCCGATCGTCAAGCGGACTTTGGAACACCTTGAGGCAGCAGGGCGTGCATACCGGGCGAAACGGCCTGTGAGCGAGGAACAGGCGCAAATCCGCTACTCGTTCGCCCCAGAATAGCGGGGAAACGTCCGCTTTCTCGAGCAATGCCCACGGCCCCCGGCTGCTACTGCTTGACGCACCGCGGCCGCCCGCTCATGGCGGTCGCGCAATTGCCCTTGCAAGAGGCCGCCGCCATCGAGACCTAGCACCGGTCGAATCGACACCCCTATCCATGGTGCATCGAATCCTCCGTTTGCCTTGGCCAACCGCGTCCGCCCCCGTTGTCCCCAGTGCGAAGCCGTCATGGCGCCCCTGTTCCGCAAGGGCGCCCGCGGCAAGGCGTTCGTGCGCGTCCGCGACGCTTTCACCTGCCGTAAGGACGGCACCTTGGCCAATGGCCGGCGCAAGGTCCGGTTCCTCTAGTCTCCGACACCGGTCACACATAGGCCCTGGTCGGGCCTAGCGAGCTTCGTAGCTTACCGCGCGGCCCTGACGCCTTTCCCGGATGAGTCCAGCCGCCACCAGGCGTTCGAGGCGATGCGCGACCGTCGATCGCGGGACCGTGGCGAAGGCCGCCTTGACGTCCCGTTGCGCGACCGGACCGTGGCGCCGAACGAAGTCCAGCACGGCCACCAATTGGGCCGGCACAGGTTCCGGTTCCTCGTGGCCTGGCAAGTAATGAGCCTTCGCGGCCCCTCGCCTGCGGACCAGAACCGCACCCTCGCTTGCCAGCTGGCGCAGCTCCAAGCTCACCGTCATGGTCGGCCGGTCCAGCAACCGCGCCAACTCACGCACACCGACGCCGGGATGCGCCTTGAGCGCACGAAGAACTTCGACACGAAACTCCTTACTCACTCTGGAAAGACCCAAGCAGGGGCCCATCAAGAGCCTATTCGGCTATCCCCCTCAACCCCGCTTGATTGGTCGCATCCCTGTTTTTGACCGGGGGTAGCCATTATGCTGCGAGAACCGGCCACCAAAAGGGGTAAATGCTGACCGGGGGAAGCACGAGCATGGGCAAGGGCTCGAACAAGACCGAGATTTCCGTCGGGTACGTTCACCGTGCCCTTGCCTTTGTTCCGGCTTTGCTGCTGGTTGCTGGTTGCCTAGACAACCCCGCGCCGGAGCCCGAGTTCGAACCGGTCACAGAAGTTGGAGTTGAAAGCGAAACTGCTCCTGCGCCAGCAATCGAGGACAACGCAACTTCTGCCGATGAAAGCGCGATTGTTGTACAGCCTCCTCGGTTTTCAGAGGTTGGCATGAGTTGGAGCGCATGCGTCCATCGGGGCGCAAATGGATGGTTCCGATTGGAATGGGGCGAAGGCCTCGTGCCTCCAGAATATCGCGTCCACAGCTCCCCGGGTGAAATCGGAGAATTCCGCTTAGCCATCATGGCGTGCGAGGCAGTGTCGATCGGCAACGCGACGTTCATTCCCAATGCAACGCTGGCGTACTTCGGCATCTTGGTTGATGCACCGCGTGAAATGCAAGGAGCTGGCGGCGGGAATGTCTTCCTCCTTGCGCTGCTTACCGATAGCGACGAACTGCTCGACCAGTTCCACGAATCCGGCGTCCCTGCGGGCAAGGCATCGTTTTCCGTCGGTGAAGGCAGCTATTCCGTTTTCATCGACGCCGCCTTGTTTGCCGAGGTCCAGCCACTTGACTCCATGGCAAGCGGCGGGAATCAATCGGACCACGGCCGCCTCCACTGGAAAATGGGCGAATCCGGTTGCTGGACCGACCGCAGCAGTGTCCGTGACGCGGATGCCTCGGCCTTCGTTGCCATCTTCCATGGAGCCAGTGGGGCTGCGGAACAATTGAGCGGCCCTTTGCAGGAAACGAGGGCCGCCAGCCTCTTGGCGAAGGAAAGTGGCGGTTTAGCGCCGCCGGTCTGCCTGCGAGGGCCATCATGAGGCACCTTGCGGTCGTAACGTTGGCCTGCTTGCTTGCAGGATGCACCAACCCCGATCCGATTGACCCAGAAGTTGTCCCTTGCAGCGACCTGAACTTCGAGGGGACCTGCATCCAGGTGGAAGGCTTCTCGATGCGCCTTGAACAATGCGTCCAGGCTCGGTTGATCATCGACCTGCGGGAATCCGTCTATGATCTGCCGGAAGGCTACTCGAACAGCGCCACCGCGACCAGTCCCCAGCGCCTATCGTTTGTTCCCATGCGGTGCCAAGTCGTGACTTGGGGCAACGAGTCAGCCCAGGACGTCAGCATCAGTCAATTGGGCGTGCTCGTCGAAGCGGGCGATCGCGCGCAGGATGCCGACGTCGACGTCTATACCCTAGAGGCGGCAACCGATTCTCCCCTGTTGGCTTCCGTTCTTCGCCACCTCGGGTTCAACGTGGTCAACGGCACCGTCGACATCCAAGATTCCGGTGCAACGCGTACCGTCGCTGTGACTGGACCCGAAGTCGACTATCAGGCCATGATTGAATTCGTGCCCCAAGCCGATGGGACGCCTCTACCCGGTTCATTGGCGCACCACGCCGAGATCGGCTGGTATAGCGATGAACGCGCCTGCATCCAGTACTTCAGCAACGCTCACGGGCAGGTCACCGCGAATCAGGGGGTCCTGCAGCAAGCATCCCCCGCCGTGGGCCCAATCCTGGGCTCAGCAAGCCAAGCAATTGCGTGCAATGCCACATGGGATTTCCACCGGTTCTAGGATTCGATAAATGGGATACGCGACCATAAGACGGATAGAGGGCCAACAGCGTTGGCCGCTTATGCGCGTCTTGGTGGGGACTGCCCTTCTCCTGTTGAGCTTGGCACCGAGTGTTGCCGCCATAGATTACCAGGTTGGCAATGTCACTGTTGAACTGTCGGGCGATGACCGATGCTCGGGCACCCAAGGTGATGCGGGCCCAATCCATCACTCCGCGGATGACAGCGGGGAATACATTGCACTCAACAGGGACATGGATAAGTGCACATTGACCTGGACCAATCCGGGACAGCGAATCTACATCGGACCCTGCGACATTGAATTCATTTGCCCCTAGGAATTCGATGCGTTGGGCGCCGTTAGTCGGGGTCATCCTGGTGTTGCCCAGTGGGCTGGCTCACGAGCTGCATGCTGAACTTCAAGTTCAGGGCACCACCACATTTCGAGGGGTTGGCAACACCACTTTCGAGTGGACAGGCGGGCTCCTCGATGCTCGGCTTGGCCACGAGCCAACGACCTCTGCCTTCAGCGTAAACGGGTCTGCAACCTTGCTGACCTACTCATTTTGGTACAGCAACACCAATGGCAGCAGCCCAATCGGGTACACGCGCTACTTCATTCCTCTTGCGTCCGACGACGAGGAGCTAGGCAAGGCCTCAGGGATGCTGAGGACTGGACATGCCTCTTGGAACGCGAGCCTTCGTCTAATCCCAAATGACCCAGTGCGTGGACTCATCCGCGGCAATTTCTCGGTCGAGCCCGGAACGGACATTCACGAGAATCTCTACTATCCCAGCGACGCCCAGCCCTATGAGGTCGGGACGGAATACTATCCCTCCTTTGGCTCCCAGCTTGGGTGTGATGGGCTGGAGTTGGAGGAGTTCGCCGGCCGGCTGATTATAACAGGGCAAGAAGTGACCTTCAATGGCCAAATGGTCGACACTCGTTGGAGCGACGAAGGGCCGGCAATTGGCTCGGGATCTACCTTGGTGATTCGCACGACCAAGGTTCTAGTCGTGGAAGGAACCATCGGAATTCCGGCCGGTTTCGACTGTGCCCACTGGTTCCAAGCCGCTCAAAGCATCGATTCTGCAGTAGAAGGGGATCTCCTCATCGCAAATGCACGAGGGACCGGTACTTGGAACGGAACCGATTTGCCGGCCGGCATTCACCTCTTCCAAGTGCAAGGACCCATGAGGCTCCGCGCCGACCTTGGCCAACCCACGGGGGCGTGGGCGATTCAGGGGGAACCAGATTTCTTGGCCCTCAACGCAGCGGCCTTTTGGGATTCCCGCGTTTCCCCACTAGCTTCAATCGCTGCTATCGGTGCGGCGGCCGCGCTGATTGGAGTCCTCGCCAAGTGGGGGCGAGCTTGGCTGTCGTTGATACCAGGCCTCAACCTTGCCGAGCCCTTCGGTAACCCGCAGCGGGTCCGCATCCTGGCAACCGTTGCAGAACATCCAGGAATCGACCAATCCGAACTTGCTGTCCATTCGATGTTGGGCCGAGCCACGGTCCGCCATCACCTGAACATCTTGGCACGCAATGACTTGGTGGCCGAACGGCGGATTGGAACCCGGCGCACCTATACCCTCAACGATGGAAGCTACGAGTTCCCCGTCTTGCCGGGTGCAACGGTGACCGCAGGACAGGCAACCGCAATCGCTCGGCATCCGGTACGTCAAGCGCTGTTGGCAGCGCTCCAAAGCAGCGAATGCGACTTCGAGAGCTTGAGAATGCGTCTGAACGCCCAAGCGCAGCCATTCAACCGCGATGCCGCTACGTACCACTTGGGCCTTTTGCTCAAGCACGGCTTGGTTAAGCGCCGACAAGAGGGCCGGAAAGTCTTCTGGTCCGCGACCGTCGACCTGGAATCCTTGAAGGCCGTCCAAAAGAACCGGTTGCTGGCCTTGGGCGATCTCAATCGAATCCTTGACGCAATGACGAACCCCTTCAATGAGAAGGACCTGTACCGCCGGCTTCGCTCGCAACGCTGGCGCGGCTCAATGAAAGCGCTCTCCAGGAAACTTGACCTGTTAGTCGCCGTCGGGTATGCACGACGCATAGGCGAAACGTACGAGCGCACCTAGCCGGGCAAACCAGGAGGGCCACGGCTTGTCCGGAAACCGTGGCTAGAGTTGACAAGTACTGCAGACCGCTGGGTCGCTTGCTTGAAGCGACTGCCTGCCCGGAATGACTGGCTGGACCGCCGCGAAGGTCCGGAGCGGGCCTAGATGACTCGCTTGGCCCCGCAGGACGCCCTGGCTACGCCGCGACGCCGCCAGATCATGGACGCCCTGCAGAGCAACCCAGGAATCGCGTTTCGTGAACTGTCTCGTCTGATTGGTTTGCCTGCCGGGACACTCCGGCACCACCTCAACGTCCTCTGCCGGGCTCGATTCATCGTGGAGCGCCGATACGGAGCCACGCTCCGCCTCTTCCACGCCGAATCGGACGCGAATTGGGTCGAGCTCGCGCTGCGGCGCGACCCGGCATTGGCAGTCCTGCACGACTGGCTGAAGCTCAACCCACCCGCAACCCAGCGCAAGATCCTCGAGACGATGAGCGCGAAGGGCTGGCCGCGCAGCACGACCCAGCACCGCCTCCGCCGTCTGACACAAGCCGGACTGGCTATCCAGATTCCCCGAGGGCGCTTCAAGCTCTACAGCGCCGCCCAACTCACGGCTGAAGCTCGGCCTTCGTCCGTCCCGGAGGCCGCCCACACCTCCGCATTACTCTCCACGCGCTTCCAACAAGAACCAAGGGTCGGAGCCAGCGCGTGGGCAACAAGTGTACCGGCTCCGACCCCATGAAAAAGTGATCCACATGAATACCCACAGAACCAAAATCTTGTGCTGTCTGGTTGTGCTGGTTGCCCTTGCGGCAACGCCGGCCACGCAAGGAACGTCCAACACGAAGTGCAACGTCTACATCTGTGCCACGGCAGTCGCTGACGCGCAGTGGCAAGACAACCGGTGGCCGAACCCTAACACCACCACGTACTTTTGTGCATGGAACGGGCTGAGCACCGCGCCAGGGCTCGGTGGCACCGCGACTGGGGAGCAGTTGGACGGCAAAGCCGTCCCTGGATGCACTGGGTCATGCGCTATCCCGGCCCAAGGCAGTTGTGGAGACGAAGGGACGCGGGTCATCTTCGATGACTGTGTCAATCTGATCGTGGAGCAAGCCACTGCCACCGCTGCCACCTTGGGTTTCGTTGCAGTCATCCAATCGTCGGACACCGCCGGTTGCCCTGAGGACGAGCTCCTCGAAGCCGTCGAGGAAACCGACCTGCCTTGCAACACTGCGGCAACCTGCCAGGCCTATGTCTGCCTGCTCCTATTCGATTCCGGTTGCCAGTTGAACCCTCCATGCAGGACTGCCGCCGAATGCAAGGACTACCTGTGTGAAGACGCGGGCGTCGACAGTGGCTGCGATGCTCCGTGCTCTGGCGTCCAGTGCGTCGCGTATGCATGCGCCGCAGTCCTTGGGCCCGGCGGTTGCAACATTGACGATGAACCCTGCGACGAGGACTCGACCTCAGCCTGCATCCCGAGCCAACCGGCCCTTTTCGAATTGCTCGTGGCCTTGCTTCTGTCTCAGGTCCCCGAGAACGAGTGCATCCCGTATCCGATGACGTGCATCCAATAGGGAGGCATTCCCCTTTTCCTCCTTCGCCCAAGGTATTTCTTGCGATATCTCCTGGTGCTTGCATGACCTCGCTTAAACCGATCCTGCTTCTCCTACTGGTGCCGGCTTTTGCGGGCTGTTCCGAAGTAGGCTCAACTGGTGAGGAAATTCCAACGCGCTGGGAGTTTTGGATTCCGGGACGCGAGTTCCCGCATGCCGTCTTGGAACGCACCGGCGAAGGCACGTCGATCGGGCCGGATCTGAAACTCCATGAGGCGACCTTCTATGTGCTGCGCCAGCCTGTCGTGATCGAAGGCCGCGACCTCCTAGTGAATTACACGTTTGCAGTTTCCGACGACTTCCACGTCCTTGCGATGCATGCGGACTGCCATTCGTTCGACGTCGTTGAGACCTCAGCGACGTGCAGCGATTCCGCCCAGGTGGCGTTGCCAGTTGGCGAGGAGACCTTGTTCTTCCAGGCGCCGCTGATCATCGACTCGATCCCGGAAGACGGCGGACCGTTTTCGGTGCACATTTGGACGGCAGCGGGCCTCGCGGAGGCGCGGTTCATGGCGGAGAAAGTCGGCGAAGACGTCGTGGTGAACAGAGTAGGACCGCGCGTGACCGAGCATTTTGTCCTTGACAATCCACAAGCATCCAACGGCCGAGTCTGGGACTGCGACGTCTTTGAGGGAGGAGTCTTGATCGTGCGGGGCGACGAATTGGGATGCCGCGACAAGGGCGAGGGCGAATGGTGGGTCAAGGGCCCCATCCCCCGCGTCACGCGGCCATGGTCGGAAAACATGTTCGTGGCACCTTTGCCGGTTGGCGACAGCCCCCACAACCTCGTCCTGGGGACCTCGGCATTCCCATTCCCGGTCGAGGAGGCCGTTTCGGTCATCGAATCGAAGGATGCCCAGGCCCGGTCAGTGATGCAAGATCCCGAGTGGAAAGTCGGCGAAGCCTTCTACGGGTTTCGCGGCAGTTCGACCATCGGGGCCGGCACACCCCTTGAGATTTCCTGCACGGATTTTGCTTGGACGTTGCACCTCGTTTCCGCACGGGACAGCGCTGTTTCCGAAGCGGTTCGAACGATCTGCTCGAACGGCCTGCACACGGATGACGCGAAGGAGGTCAACAACTCGGATTCGTCCCGTTGGCCGGATGGGACTCGGTCGACCGATGTCGGCCAAGCATCCAAACTGCTCGAATCCGTGCTCTGCCTGCCAGACGACAACACATCGCTCCTGCAGACAAGTCGCGGATTGACCGGCAGGAACGAGACATGGCTTGTGATTGGCGGCACTCCGGAGGGGAGCCGCACGGGCGGCGGCAGCCTCAACGGCTTTTTCGTTCAAAGCGAAACTGGCTTCATCCTTCTCATCAACGACACGGGCGGCGGATCTCGGCTCATGACCTGGATGAAAACCGGAGTTAGCGGCTGCGAAAGTGGGGCAACCTGACGTGGACAAATCCCTCATCGCAAGCGGGAGTGTCGCCGTCACGACCACCATCACTCTTGGATTGATTTTCGCGTTTGGTGTGATTGGTCTTGTTCCGCTGGCTTTGCTCGGGATTGGGCTAATTGCATTTGGAATCAAACCGGGTTGACGGCACGGTCGCAAGTGCCCGGCATCAAACGGCAAACACGGGCTCCTCAGACGGGTTCTATCGGTTCAAAATCATCATCAACATCGAGGTTCGCCTCAAACGTCAAAGGGTTAGGTGGGAACCACCATGGGCTCCGGGATGGTTTAACGGTCAGACGAAGCAGACCAGGCGCGCCCAACCAGTTATAATCCGCCTCGTTGACGGCGTGCAGAGTGGCCTCGAACGTGACTGGCCCCACGTAAGGTTCGACCTGGACGCCAGGAGAATACTTGCGATATGCCCAACCCCTAACTTGCACACGGCGCTCCTCGAAGATCGCCTCACCTTCCACTAAAGGCCGCAAGTGCCCCATCCCGCCACCAAAATTTTCCACCTCAAAGCGTAGTTCAATGTCGTTGGGGGTCTTCGAGAAGGAAACCGCTGTACCGGGGACCATGCGAAGCTTCGAACGGGGAACGAGTAGGATGTGGTCAAACAGCAAGGCCACAAGGACTGCCAGCAAAGTCGAGGCCCACAGTTCCCAATCCATGCGATGGCTACGGCTTTGGGTCCAAAGGGGCTTACGGCATGCCTGCTGCGACGGTTGCTGAAGCCGAGGAGAGCCCTCACTGAAGGCGAGGCCGAAATTTTTGGGGGAGGGGGAGTGAAAGGGTTAGGCCGGCACGGGCACTTGGGCTCTGCCGGCGAGGCTGGCCGCCAGGTTCTGAAGCGCGGCGATGGCGGCGGACAAGTCGGCGGGCGCGGTGGCACCTTGGGCGACTTTGGCGGCTGCGGCTTGGGCTTTCTTGAGGGCGCGTTCGCGCATGTCGTCGAGGTCCATGTGGACGTAGATGCCGGGCATCTTGGAGTCTTGGCCCCAGTCGTACTTCATGCGCAGGTCAAATTCGTTGTCGCCGTTGCGGGCGTCCTCCGTTGCTCCGGTGTGGCGAAAGTCGTGTGGGGTGAGCAGGGCGGGGAGTTCGCGGTCGAGGCCGCTCCAGCGGCACGCGTCCTGGACGAGATCGAGGATGCCCGCGGGGGTCAGGCTTTCGAGGCCGAGGCAGCGGGCGCGCAGGTTGAGGGGCGCGTTGGGGTCGTCGCAGTCGCGGGCGCCATCGAAGCGGCTCCACTCGATTTCGCGGTGGTTGGCGCCGACGCCGGGGTGGACCTTGAGCCAGGCGATGAGGTCCTCGACGTGCTGCCAGGCGTAGCGTTCGCCCTTGGTGAGGCTGTCTTCGCTGGTCTTGATGTCGGGGGCGTCTTGGTCGAGGCTGAGCCGGGCCACCAGGAGGTCCGTGGGTTGGCCGTGGACGTTGAGGGTGGCGCGCTCGATCCGCACGTCCCGCAGGCGCAGGGCGCAGAACTTGCTCACACGGTCCCCGGCCGCCTTGAGGCCCCGGAGAATCCACTGGTCGCGGACTTCCATGGGGAAGCGCGGGGTGCGGCTGTTGCGCTTCGGGATGCTAGCCACGAGGCGGTCTTGGTGGGCGGCGCTGATGACTTGGCCGACCACCTTCATCTTGGGCCTGGGGACCGATAGGGCGCGTTCGATGGCCTTGCCGTCCAGGCAGGCGGAGCCCTGTTCGTCCAGGCGCCGGACGTTGAACAGCCAGCGGACATGGCGTCGGAAGCTGATGACGCGCAGGCGCAGGCTTGCCGGGGTGTAGATGGAGCGGAAGGCGGAGACGATGCGGCGGGCATCTTCCACAGTGAGGGCCTTGAAGGGCTTCTGAAGGATGCCGTCCGCCTTGACAACGGCCGTGGCAAAGCTCCGGATGCTCAACTCCTTGCGCGTCAGGTTGCGCTCCTCCTCAATGTGGGCCTCCAAGGCAGGTCGGTTGGCCTCGGAGCAACGGTCCACCAGGCGCGTTATGGCGGCCCGGCGGCGTTCGTCCAGCTTCAGCTTGCGGGGGTTCGGTTGCACAGGGGTTGCCTTCTGGTGGTGGTCAAGGGACCTGATTACCACCAAAGAGGGATGCTTACCCCTGGACCCCTGGGATGTGGAGCTTGGGCCCTACAACGCAAGCGGCTTGATCGGCGCCATCGCCAACGCAGGGTCCTTCTTCCAGTCGACCTCGGGGTTGTCGCAGAAGACCTCGACCTCGTTGCCGTCGGGGTCGCGCACGTAGAGGCTCCACGAGACCGTGTGGTCGGAGGTGCCCTCGATGGCGACCCCGGCCGCCTGCAGTTCCTTGACGGCTTGACGCAATTCCTCCTTGCTGTTGCCGACCTTGACGCCGACGTGGTAAAGGCCGCGGCGGCGCGGGGCCGGGCCGGGGAGGTCGCCGACCTCGATGAGCAGCAACTCGTGGTGCGTGCGCCCCGACGTCAGGGCGGCCGCGCGTCCGCCGAAGGCCTCGCCGACCTCACGAAAGCCCAGGAGGTCGCGCCAGAAGCGCAGGCTGGCCTTGAGGTCGCGGACGTAGAAGACGGCGTGGTCGAGCTGGCCCTTCACGCTCCGCGATGCGACGGCCGTGGGTTCAAGCGTGCCGGTGGTGGCAGGGACTAGGCGTTGACCTGGGCCGACATCTGCTGCATGGCCTCGCGTTCCAGGCGCTCCTTCTCGGCCTTCGAGAGGTTCGCGGGCCACCCGAGGGACCACGTGATGCCGAAGGGGTCGCGCAGCTGGCCGTACTTGTCGCCCCAGAACTGGTCCGCGAGGGGCATCACGACGGCGGCGCCCTCGTCCAAGGCGCGGTCCCAGAACCGCTGGATGGCCTTGTCGTGGATGTGTGACCCAGCTTTCTTGTACAAAGTTGGCATTATAAGAAAGCATTGCTTATCAATTTGTTGCAACGAACAGGTCACTATCAGTCAAAATAAAATCATTATTTGAAGCTTGGCGTAATCATGGTCATAGCTGTTTCCTGTGTGAAATTGTTATCCGCTCACAATTCCACACAACATACGAGCCGGAAGCATAAAGTGTAAAGCCTGGGGTGCCTAATGAGTGAGCTAACTCACATTAATTGCGTTGCGCTCACTGCCCGCTTTCCAGTCGGGAAACCTGTCGTGCCAGCTGCATTAATGAATCGGCCAACGCGCGGGGAGAGGCGGTTTGCGTATTGGGCGCTCGGTCTTGCCTTGCTCGTCGGTGATGTACTTCACCAGCTCCGCGAAGTCGCTCTTCTTGATGGAGCGCATGGGGACGTGCTTGGCAATCACGCGCACCCCCCGGCCGTTTTAGCGGCTAAAAAAGTCATGGCTCTGCCCTCGGGCGGACCACGCCCATCATGACCTTGCCAAGCTCGTCCTGCTTCTCTTCGATCTTCGCCAGCAGGGCGAGGATCGTGGCATCACCGAACCGCGCCGTGCGCGGGTCGTCGGTGAGCCAGAGTTTCAGCAGGCCGCCCAGGCGGCCCAGGTCGCCATTGATGCGGGCCAGCTCGCGGACGTGCTCATAGTCCACGACGCCCGTGATTTTGTAGCCCTGGCCGACGGCCAGCAGGTAGGCCGACAGGCTCATGCCGGCCGCCGCCGCCTTTTCCTCAATCGCTCTTCGTTCGTCTGGAAGGCAGTACACCTTGATAGGTGGGCTGCCCTTCCTGGTTGGCTTGGTTTCATCAGCCATCCGCTTGCCCTCATCTGTTACGCCGGCGGTAGCCGGCCAGCCTCGCAGAGCAGGATTCCCGTTGAGCACCGCCAGGTGCGAATAAGGGACAGTGAAGAAGGAACACCCGCTCGCGGGTGGGCCTACTTCACCTATCCTGCCCGGCTGACGCCGTTGGATACACCAAGGAAAGTCTACACGAACCCTTTGGCAAAATCCTGTATATCGTGCGAAAAAGGATGGATATACCGAAAAAATCGCTATAATGACCCCGAAGCAGGGTTATGCAGCGGAAAAGCGCCACGCTTCCCGAAGGGAGAAAGGCGGACAGGTATCCGGTAAGCGGCAGGGT
>OCGO01000049.1_pt1 | contig 18540 bp, 12 predicted proteins | sample 1502531 | NCBI WGS metagenome assembly OCGO01 (sample SAMN02324088, study PRJEB22366) | soil metagenome | biome: mixedwood plains | place: Canada | collected 2009-09 | reverse complement strand
ACCCTGCCGCTTACCGGATACCTGTCCGCCTTTCTCCCTTCGGGAAGCGTGGCGCCATTCGCCATTCAGGCTGCGCAACTGTTGGGAAGGGCGATCGGTGCGGGCCTCTTCGCTATTACGCCAGCTGGCGAAAGGGGGATGTGCTGCAAGGCGATTAAGTTGGGTAACGCCAGGGTTTTCCCAGTCACGACGTTGTAAAACGACGGCCAGTGAATTCAGATCTCAAATAATGATTTTATTTTGACTGATAGTGACCTGTTCGTTGCAACAAATTGATGAGCAATGCTTTTTTATAATGCCAACTTTGTACAAAAAAGCAGGCTGGATCCACCGGCCCGTCGGGCCCGGGCGTTTCCGGTCCAGCAGCCTCATGACCGGCGGGCCGGCTTTGCAAAGCGTGCGAGCCACGCGCCTGCCCGTCCGGGCCTGGGCTCCGCTCGCGGTCTTCGGGCTGGCGGCCGCGCTGCGGCTGGCCTTCCTGGACGGCCCCTTCCACGGCGACGAGGCCGTGCACTACGCCGTGGCCCGGCATTGGGGCGCCGACCCGGCCAACGTCTACCCGCCCTACCGGCTCAACGAGGCCCTCTGGTGGCAGCGGCCGCTCTTCGCGGTGCTCTTCGCCCCGGGCGCCGCCCTCGGGTTGGCCGCCTTCCGGGCCGAGCAGGCCCTGGTGTCCGCCCTGCTGCCCGTCCTCGTGCTGGCCGTGGCCCGCGCTGCGGGGGTCAGGCCCTGGCTCGCCACCGGCGCGGCCCTCGCGACCGCCCTCCATCCCGCCTTGGTCCTGTGGGGGGCGCGCGTCGTCCCCGACCCGGCGATGGGCGTCCTGGTCCTCGCCGGGATCCTGGCGCACCAGAGGCGGCGCCCCGTGGCGGCCGCCGCCCTGCTCTTGGCGGCCGCCTGGGTCAAGGAGACCGCGGCGCTGGCCCTCGTGGGCCTGCTGGCGTGGACCCTGTGGGCAGGCCGCACCCGCGGCGAGGTCCGCTGGTGGCCGTTGGAGCTGGACCGCCCTTCGACCGCGCTGCTCGGGGCGCTCCTCCTCGCCCCGCTGCCGTCCGCCTACGCGGTCCTCGGCCTCGGGGGCCGCCTCACGGGTTGGGACGAGCCGCTCGCATGGGCGGCGCTCCCCGGCTTCCTCGCGACGGCCTGGCTGCTGGCGCCCCTGCTGGCGGGCCTCCTGTGGCGGCCGAGCCGGCCTTGGGCGGCCCTCGCGCTGGCCTACCTTGGCCTCGCCGCGGCCCTGGCCGCGGCCGGGTTCGGCACGGAACCGTCGTCCGTCGTCCTCCCCGTCACGCTCGGCCTCCTCGGCTCGGCCGCGGCGCTGGAGGTCGCGCTGCGCCCCGGCTCCGGTCCCCAGGCGTCGCGCCGGGCCGCGCAGGCGTTGGCCGCCGCCCTCGCCGTGTGCCTCGTGCTGGCCGCCGCCGTGCCGGGCGCCGCCGGCGCACGGGCCGTGGCCGCGCCAGGCGCGCCCCCCGGCTCGGCGTCGCTGCCCGAGCTGGCCGGCCTGCTGGGGGACGACCCGTTGGGGCGCGTGCTGGAGGCCATCCCCGCCGACGGGTGGGGCACCGTGTTCCTCGTGGACCCCGACTGGTACCACGTGCACCACCCGTTCGCCGCCCGCGCCGGCTTCGTCGGCTGGGCCTACACCACCGTCGCGCTGCCGCCGGCGGACTGGGCCCACGCGGTGGAGGGCTCCGACACCACGGTGCTCCAGAAGGTCGACCGGCCGCTCAACCACGCTCTGCGGGCCACGTACGCCGATTGCGTCCGGTTCCAGGACGCGGTGCACGTCCTCGTCGCGGGAGACGAGTGCCCGGGACGGACGGCGCGGCTGCAGGCCGACCTGGCGCAGGCCGAGGCGGACGAGGCGGACCGCCCGGCAGGCTAGCCGGAACCCGGAGAGCCGGGTCCCGCCGATGCCGCCGCGGCCTGCGCGGCGATGCGCTGGCGCAGCTTGCGGCGGCGGCGCCACAGCTCCGAGGGCGCCTCGACCCCCTTGTAGAGCAGCCAGCCTCCCACGACGCTGGCCGTGAAGGCCAGGCCGGCCCAGCCCCAGGGATTCTCGATGGGAGAGATGGCGTGGAGCGCCAGGACCTGCGCCGGGATGTGGATGAGGTAGAGGCTGTAGCTGATGCCGCCCAGCCAGGCCAGCGGCCGCCACGCCAGGGCGCGGGCGACGCGGCCGCCGGACGCCGTCGCGAGCACCATGAGCCCGAAGCCGACGGCCGCCAGGGGACGCAGCATGGTGTCGCCCGCCAGCGAGAGGCCCACGAAATCCACCGAGCCGCGCGGGACGAGCAGCCAGGCGGGGACGGCGACCATCGCGATCCCGGCGGCGAACGTGCCGCGCCGGACGCCGGAGCCCACGGGGGCGTCCAGCATCCGGATCCGGCACACCGCGAGCCCGACGGCGAAATGGCCGAGGAAGCCGGGAAGGGTGAAGCCCCCCAGCTGCAGGGCCCACTGCGCCCCGTCGCCGGCCTCGTGGACGACCGCGCGGTAGAGCAGGGAGACGAGCGTGAAGGCGGCGAGCGCCCAAGGCCACCCCTTCCCGCGGAAGAGGCGCGCCATCCAAGGCAGGAGCAGGTAGAACTGCATCTCGACGGCGAGGCTCCAGAACGCCGGGTTGACGGCGATGAAGGCCTCGTAGCGGAAGTTCTGCAGGAACAGCAGGCTCCACCAGGCCTTGCCGGGGATCCAGGCGTCCGGCGCGAACAGGGAGTACCCGATGGCCGTCAGGAGGAACGCGGCGTAGTAGGGCGGCGCGATGCGCAGGAAGCGGTCCATCCAGAAACGGCCGGCCTGCACCTCGCGGCGGCGGTCGAGGAACGGCTGGCCGAGGAGGTAGGCCGAGAGCACGAAGAACAGGTCGACGCCCAGCCAGCCGAACCGCATGCCCGGCAGGGCGAGGAGCGGGAGCGCGAAGAAGTCCATGTAGACCTGCAGGTGGTAGAGGACGACCCAGAGCGCGGCGAGCCCGCGCAGCGACTGCATGGCCGGCATCCAGGCCTGCGTCGTGGCGACGGGCGCCATCCGCGGGGGCGGCAGCTCGTCGGGCGCAAGGACCTGCGGCGTCCCCGCCGGGGTCGGGACCGCGGCCGGGACGGCCGGGACGGCCGGGACCGCGTCCGCCTGGAGCCGCGCGTCAGAGTCCACGGAGGTCCCCCTGCGGCAAGGTCTCCCGCACCAGCCGGCCGTCGTCGTCGAACCAGCGCATGGCCTGCTCGATCGACGAGAGGCCCGCAGGGTCGAACCCGAGCGCGACGCGGCCCGAGGGCAAGGTCACCTGCGTCACGTTGACCGAAGGCTTGAGCAGGTCGCGGTCGCCGTCCTCCGGCAGGAGGACGAGGCGGATGCCGGGCGGGATGGGATGCGGGTCCTCGTCGGGCCCGTCGAGGAAATCGGCGGCCGTCGGGCGGTCCACGGAGCGGTGCTGCGACTGCGCCACCTGGACCAGCAGTCGCCCGGTCTCGTTCCAGTACGGCAGCACGCCCCAGACGACGTAGTCCGGGTGCTCGGCGCGGACCCAGTGCCATTGCAGGAACGTCACCATCGCGGTCTCGTTGGCGGGGAAGGCGGCCTCCACGCCGCGCCAGCCTGCGTCGCGGCCGTCGGCCTCGCGCTGGCGGGCCATCGCGTCGTCCCAACGCGCCGCCCACGAGGCGGGCGCCAGGGCCACGGCGAGGACGAGGGCCACGGCCACGCCCTGGGCCGCGCGCGGCGCGCCGCTGGCCAGGATGCCGGACGCGGCGCCGCGCAGCGCGAGGGCGGCGGCGATGGCGAGGGGCGGCAGGAGCACCATGGCGTAGCCGGTGGGATACACTGGCCACCCCACATACACGAACGTGTAGAAGAGCAGCCCGGGGAGGGCCCATGCCGCCAGGAACGGGAGCGCCGGCCCCCGCCGGCGATGGCGCAGCAGGAAGGAGAAGGCGACGGCGACGACGGCCACGGCCGCGAGGAACGGGAGCTCCGTCTCCACGTACGAGCCGAGACGGGCCAGGTGCTCGCCGGCCACCTCCCAACCCTCTTCGGCCGCGGTCCGCGAGACGATGACGTGCCGCGTCTGGTACGAGTTGTAGGTCAGGAACGCGCGGAGCCCGCCGCCTGCCGCCAGCATGCCCGCGAACCACGTGAAGGACGTGGCGGCGCCTCCGGCAAGGCAACCGGCCAGCGCGCGGCGGTGGCGCCACGTCGCCCACAGCGCCACGGGCGCCAGGAACACGGCGGCCGACGGCCGGATGCCCACGGCCACCGCCAGGGTGGCCCCGGCCGCCACGCCCCGCAACGGCGACGGGCGCTCGCGCACCCTCCATGCGGTCCAGGCCACGGCGGCGCTGCTGGCGCCCTCCAGCGCGTACGACAGGGCGACGGCCCCGTTGAACAGGGCCGTGGGGCTGAGCAGGACGAACGCCGCGGCCCCGCACCCGACCAGGCGGCCGCCGACCTGCCGGCCCACCGCGTACGTCGCGGCCGCCAGGAGGCCCGAGGACAGCACCGCGAGCAGGACCAGGGCGTCGACCGGCCGCATGCCGCACCACACCAGGACCTTCCCGGCCGCGATGGTCAGCGGATAGTACGGCGGATGGGGCGACTCGCGGGAGAAGTCGAAGTCGAGGATGCCGGACGCGAGCAGGCCGGAGTCGAAGCTGTGGAGCGAGCGGCCCCGCACGGCCCAGCGGGTGGCCAGGCCCGCTCCGGCGAAGGCCGCCGCGACGAGCGTGTCGCGCCTCTGCCACGGAAGGCCCACGGGCGAGCCAGCCCGGGCCGCGTGAAAAGGCATCGCCGGCCATCGCCTGCCCCAGGCGCCGGCGTCGCCGCCGCTGCCTGGCGGGGACGACGGCAGCGACGGTCGGCAACGCCAAGAACCGGCGGCCGCTCGAACGGCCGATGGCGCAAGGCCCGGGACGCGGGGCGGTCGCGGCCTTGGCCGACCCTCGCCGGCCGTGGGCCTGGCGAATCGACGGCCTCCTCGCGGCGCTGCTCGGCCTCGGCACGCTGTGGGCGCGGCTGGCGCAGGCGTCGAAGACCCTCTACACGGTGGATTCGGTCCTGTTCTCGCTCGCGACCGAGCGCTTCGACGTGATGGCGTTGCGCCCGCACCCGCCGGGATATCCGCTCTTCGTCGCGATGGGGAAGGCCGCGCTGCCGGTCGTCGGGGGCGACCACAACGCGGCGTTCGTCCTCGTGAGCGCCCTGTTCAGCGGCCTCGCGGTCGCCGGCCTCTACGCATTGGGCCGCCAATGGGCCTCCGTCCGCGCCTCGGCGGTCGCCGCGCTGCTCTTCGCCGTCGCGCCGGCCTTCGCCTTCAACGGCACCATCGCGCTGTCGTACACGGCGGAGGCCGCCGCGGGCATCTGGGTCGCGTTCCTGGCCTGGCGGGCGTGGGACCGGCCGGCTGGAACGGGAGCCGGAGCGGGGCGGCTGGCCGCGCTCGGTGCCGCATGGGCGATCGCCGTGGGGATCCGGCAGAGCCTGTTCCTTTTCCTCGCCCCGCTCGTGGCCTTGGCCCTGCTGGACCGCGACCTGCTGGGCCGGCTCCGGGCCCGGCAAGCGCGGTGGCCGGCGGATGCGCGCGTCCTTGCGCGGCGTGTCGGCGTCGCGGCGGCCGCGGCCTTCGTGACGGCGATGGCTTGGTTCCTGCCGATGGCCTCCGCCACGGGCGGCATCGCCGAGTGGCGCCGCGCGACGCGGCTGCAGAGCGACCACGTGGTCTTCGCCGACTCCGTGTGGATGCGGGGCGCCGTGGCGCTGCGCGACCACTGGGACCGGCTGGCGTACTTCCTGCACTGGGAGGCCGCGTCCCTGCTGCCCCTGCTCGCCGTCCCCGTGCTCGCCGGCCTCGTGGTCCGGCGCCGGCGCATGGCGCCCGCCGAAGCCGGCCCGTGGCCACGCGGGGCCGGCCTCTTCCTCGTCGCCTGGCTGCTGCCGGCCATCGCGTTCTACCTCCTGGTCTTCGATGGATGGGAGCGCGGCCCGATCGGCTACGTCCTGACCCTGCTCCCTGGCCTCTACCTGGCCGCGGTGCTCCTCGCCGACCACGGCCTCCGGCGCCTGTCGGCCGCGCAGGGCCCGGCCTTGGGGCGGGCCGTGGCCGCGCTGTCCATCCTGGTCCTCCTGCTGCCGATGCCGGCCCTGGCCCGCGACGCCGGCCGGCTCATCGATTCCGAGGCCCACGCCCACGACTCATGGACGCAGGCGTGGCAGCAGCTGGAGGTGGACCACCCGCCGGACAGGACGGCGATCCTCACGTGGCAGTCGTGGTCGCACGTGGAGTGGTACTTCCCCGACCACCTCGCGTGGACGTACTTCCCAAGCTACCGCGTGCCCGGCGAGACCGACTGGGCCCTCGTCTTCGCGATGCGGCACCACGGCCACGAGGACCGGTTCATCGACATGTACCTCGAAGGGCCCGGCCGGCCGGAGCATCCCATCCCGGACTGGGTGGAGACGATCGTCGTCTTCGACTTCCAGCTCGCCGGCGAGAACGGCGAGGCCCGACGCCTCGACCCCGCGCTGGCCGTGGCCGAGGACCGCCTCTCCAACGGATGGCGCGTCCTGCTCGTCCACCCCGACGAAGGGCACCCCACGGTCGAGTCGCTGTTCGCGCCCGACGCGCTGGGCGAAGGCTCGCGGGAAGCGGCACCCTGAAGTCGCCGCCGCCGGTCGTGCGGCGTTGCCGCGCAGCCGCGCCGATGGCCAGACGGCGGAGCCCGTGGCGGAGCCCCCGGCGCGGCCCAGCCTGCTCTGGCCTGGGCAGGTCCGCGCCCGGCTGGCGCGCTGGGAATGGGGGCCGCTGACGGCCGCCTACGTCCTCGCGGTCGCGGTGCGCTGGAGCATCCTCGACGCGCATCCGTACACGGCCGAGGCCGCGCACTACGCGATGTCGCTGCACCTGTGGAACGGGGTCGGCAACGTCGGCTCGCTCTTCTCCGACGTGCGGCCGGACGACTTCTCCTGGTTCTTCTGGCAGCGGCCGCTGCTCTGCCTCCTGTACTGGCCCGCCGCGCAGCTGGGCTTCGAGGCCTACCGCGGCGCCCACGTCCTCGTCGCCGGGGCCGTGCCGGTCCTGGCCGCGGTCCTGCTCCGCCACCTCGCCGTCCCGCGGCCCTACGCATACGGGGCAGCCGCCGTCCTGGCCGTCCATCCCGTGCTCGTCCCCTGGGGCGTGCTCGTCCTTCCCGACACGACGGTCGCCGCCTTCGTGCTCGCCGGCCTGCTCGCCGCGCACGACGGGCGCCCTGCCGCCACGGCTGCGTCCCTGCTCGCGGGTGCCTGGGTGAAGGAGGTCGCCATCGTCGCGACCGCGACCCTGCTGCTGCTCGCGCTGTGGCGGGAGGCCGACGGCTCGCGGGCCCGGCTGTGGCCCCTTCGCCTCGGCCGCTTCGCCACCGCCCTCCTTCCGGCCGCCGCGCTGTCGGTCGTCCCCCTCGGCGCCTCGCTGCTGCTGCCGGGCGCCGCGGTGCCGGGCTTCCGCATCGGCGGCGGCCTCGACCAGAGCCTGGAACGCCTGTTCCTCCTCGTGTGGCTGGCACCCCTTCCCGCCATCGGCCTTCTCGTCCCCCGCGTGCGCCGCCTCTGCCTGGTCGCGCTTGCCTGGCCGGCGTTCTTCGTCGCCTACCATCTCGCGACGGGCAAGGCCATCGAGGTCTGGTACAACGTCGTGCCCGCCACGATGGTCCTTTGCGCGGCGGCCGCGACGCTGGGCCTGGCTCCGCGCGACGGACCGGCTCCCCGTCGATGGGCGCCCGCCGCGGCAAGCGTCGCGGTGACGCTGCTCCTGGCCGTGCAGGTCACCGTCTCCGGGGGCAGCGCCGCCAACCGGGCGGTCGTGACGCCGCTCAGCCAAGGCGGCCAGTGGTCCCTGGAGGAGGCGTTGGCCTACGAGCGCGTCCGCGAGGACGACCTCTTCACGGTGCTCGACGCGATCCCGCCGGACCACGACGGCGTCTGGACCGCGCTCAACATGGACTACTCCCTCGTGATGCATCCGCTGGCCACGCGGGCCGGCTTCGTGCACAAGGACTTCACGCCCGAGTGGGACATGCCCGACGACGCCATCCGCTGGTGGGCCGACGCCGTGGAGACGCGGGCGGACGCCACCATCCTCGTCGTCGGCGACGACTCCATGAGCCGGGCGCTGCCGGAGGCCTACGCCGCGTGCGCCACCACGGCGGGGATGTACGCGGTCATCGTCCCCGACGCCTGCCAGGGCTACGCGGACCGCCTCATCGAGGCCTGGCACCGCCACCACGACCCGGACGCAGCCGCTTCCTAGCGAGGCCGGGAGGCTCCTGGCCCCGCGGCGGCGTGACGGCTTGGCGAAGGACGGAAGGACCGAACAGCCTTCAAGCGACGCCGCGGTCCCCCCACGTTGACCGAGGCCCAGTCGCGCCTGCCCCCGCTGCTGGCCTTGCTCCGGCCGCGCCAGTGGTACAAGAACGCCCTCGTCTTCGTGCCCATCCTGTTCTCGGGCCACGTCCGCGACGCGGAAGTGTGGCCGGCGGTCGCCGCGACCTTCCTCGCCTTCTGCGCGTTGTCCGGCGCCGTCTACGCCGCCAACGACACCATCGACGCGGCGCGCGACCGCGCCCACCCCCGCAAGCGCCACCGCCCCGTCGCCTCGGGCGCGGTTTCCCCCGCCGTCGCCATCGCCTTCGCCCTCCTGCTGGTCGCCGCCGGCCTCGCCGCCCTCGTTTGGGTCAACACCCTGACGTTCGTCATGGGCGTCTCCTACCTGCTGCTGCAGTGCGCCTACAACGGCGCCCTCAAGCGCATGCTGCTGTGGGACGCCATCGCGGTCGCCTTCGGGTTCGTGCTGCGCGCGCTGGCGGGCACGACGGCCCTCGAGGTGGGGCCGCCGACGGAATGGCTCATCGTGTGCACGTTCCTCTTCGCGCTCTACTTGGCCCTCGCAAAGCGTCGTGCCGAGATCGTGCACCTCGGTGACGGGGACGGAGAGGCCGAGGCGCACCGCCCCGTGCTGGCCGCGTACAACCCGGCGTTCGTCGAGCAGACGATGCAGACGAGCGCCACGCTGCTCTTGATGGCCTACACGCTCTACACCTTCTTGCGCCCCGACAAGTGGCTCATGTTCACGCTGCCCTTCGCCTTCTACGCCGTCTTCCGCCACAACTGGCTGGTGCAGGCCGGCATCGTGGCGGACGAGGCCGAAGCGATGTGGCGCGACCGGGCGTTGCAAGTCAACACGTTGGCCTGGATCGCCACCATCCTGGCCGTGCAGGCCGGCCTTCCGCAGGCCCTCTTCGCCTGGTTCGGGGCCTTGCCGTGAAGCGACCCGACGTCGCGGCGCTCCCCAAGGGCCCGTTCGCGAGGGTGCTCTGGCAGTCCTCGGCGCACATCCCCGCCGGCTTCGCCGAATCCTGGCGCGGCGACGGCGACGGGCCGTTCGACGCCATCGTCGTCGACGACCTCGACGGCCATCCCGCCACCGCCAAGGCCCTGCAGCGCCAGCTTGCGCCGGGCGGCCTGCTCGCGGTCCTCGCCCCGCGCCGTCCACGAAGCCTGGCCCGCCACCTGCGCCCCTTCTTCGAGGGCGGCGCGCCCCGGCCCGGCGAGCGCTTCCGGCCGGTGCGCGCGGAGGGCGGCGCCATCCTCGCCTACCGGCGCGGCCCAGCGCTGGCCCTCGGCCACTTCGACGAGCTGGCGCAGGACTACGTCGCCGAGCTGCCGGCGCACCTGGTCCGGCACTACCTCGACCGCAAGCTGGCCGCGCTGCGCTCCGCGCTGCAGGGCCGGCCGGCGCGCCTCGGGCTCGACCTCGGCTGCGGGATCGGCGAGTACGCGCGGGCCGTGGCGGGCTCGATGGGCGCGCGCATCGTCGCCGTCGACGCCTCGCAGGCCGCCGTGGCCGTCGCCCGCCGCCGCGGCCGCGACGGCGTCGACTTTGCAGCCTGCGACGCGCAGCGGCTGCCCTTCGCCGACGCCACGTTCGACTTCGCCTACACCATCAACATGGTGCACCACCTCAAGCGCGGGGAACAGGAGGCGGCGCTGGCGGAGGCGCTGCGCGTGCTCAAGCCGGGCGCGCCGCTCGTCGTCTTCGAGATCAACGTCCTCAACCCGCTCTTCCGCCTCTACATGCGGCACGTCTTCCCGAGGACCCGCCGCATCGACCGCGGCGACGAGGAGTTCCTCACGCCGCGCGCCTTCCGCCGCATGGCGCCGGCGCGCGTCGAGGGCATCGCCTACTCGACGTTCGTGCCGGACTTCACGCCGCGCTGGCTACTGCCCGTCCTGCGGCCGGTCGAGCGCGGCCTCGAGCGCGTCGCCGGCCCGCTCGGCATCCACTACGCCGCCGTCCTTCGCGGCGCTGGGCCAGGCGAGGCTCGCGAGGGCGCCGACGAGCGCTCCGTAGCCTAGCGTGCAGGCGCGGCCGAGCAAGGTCGCGGCGACGGCGACGTCGTGCGCGATGCCGCGCGCCACGAGCAGGCCGACCATGCCGGCCTCCGTCGTGCCGAGCCCGCCGGGCAGCAGGCTGACGACGCCGGCCAGGGTGCCGGCGCAGAAGGCCGCGACGGCGATGGGCCACGACGCGTCGGCGCCGAGGCCGTCGAGGATCGCCCACAGCGCGAGGCCCTCGAGGCCCCACGCGGTGAGCCCGAGGGCCAGGGCCGGCAGCACGGTCCGCGCGGCGAGGATGGAATGCGCGCCTTCGGCGACCAAGCCCAGGAACGTGGCGGACCGCGCGAGGCGGGGGCGCCGGCCGAGCCAGGCCACGATGCGCGTCCAGAGGGACCGCCAGCGCAGCAGCACCGCGAGGGCCACGACCGCGGCGACGGTGGCCGGGACCATCCACCACAGTCCCCAGACGATGGCGATGCCGAGGGCGGCCAGCAGGGCGATGGCGGCGAAGTCGACGAGGCGCTCGACGGCGACGGCGGGAAGCGAGCGGGCGACGGGGATGCCGTCCTGGGCCAGGAGCACGGACTTCCACAGCTCGCCGAGCTTGGCGGGCGTCACCGACATCATGAGCCCGGAGAGGAAGACCTGGAGGTCGCGGCGGGGGCCGACGGGCAGGCCGAGGCGCCGCACGAGGAGGTGCCACTTGCCGAAACGCAGGGCGTACGCGACCGTGACGAGGGCCAAGGCCAACGCCAGCCGGCCCGGCGGAAGATGGGAGAGGGCGTCGAGGACGGACCCGACGTCGCCGAACCACAGCAGGACGGCGAGGACCACGACGGCGGCGGCCACCGAGAGCCAGGGGCCGATGCGACGCCGCGACGCCATCGCGCCGCGACTTGCGGGCCCGGCTTCAATGCTTCTGGACGGGCCGCAGGCATCGAGGCGGCCGCCGGCGGCAGCCGCCCTTCGCCATGGCAGCCGCCTTCGCCATATAGGGGTCGGCCGTCGCCGCCTCCGTGCCGGTCCAGGGGGCGTGGCGCGCTGCCCGCGCATGGCTGGCGGGGCTTCCCCGCGCCTACTGGTACGCCCTCGCCGGCTACGTCGTCCTGGCGGCGCTCTTCATCCACGATTGGGACGGCTTCGTCTTCCGGACGGCGGCGAGCCAGATGTGGGAGGGCCGGACGCCCTACCAGGTCGCCGAGGCCGACCCTTGGTACGGCTTCCTCAACCCCGCCGACCGCGACGTGCAGTGGTACGCGTACCCGCCGCTGCCGGTTCTGCTGATGGCGGGGACGTACGCCCCGGCGGTGTTCCTCGACCTGCCGCCGTTCGTCGGCCGGGTCCTCATCAAGGTGCCCGCCATCCTGGGGACGCTGGCCCTGGCGTACGTCGCCGGGCAGTGGGCAAGGCGCCTCGAGGCCGATGCCGCGGAGCAGCGCAGGATCCAGGTGCGCTTCCTCGCCAACCCGTTCCTCGTCCTCGTCGGCCCCGTGTGGGGCATGACCGACACTCTGCTGATGGCCCTCTACATGGGCGGCCTGCTCGCCTACGCCCAGGGCAGGCCGGGCAAGGGCGGCGTCCTCGTCGCGCTCTCCGTCCTGGTCAAGCCCTTCCCCCTCCTGCTGCTGCTCGCCATCGCGCCGTACCTCCTGGTCCGCGACGGCCGCCGGCCGTTCCTCCGGTTCGCGGCCGCGGGCGCGGCCACGGGCATCCTTCTGTCGCTGCCGTTCCTCCTCACGGACGCGCGCGGCTACTGGAGCCAGGTCGTCGGCGCGCACCTGGCCCGCGACCCGCAAGGACTGACCATCTGGTCGCTGTGGCCTCTCGACCAGCTGGCGCCCAACGTCGTCTCTGGGCTCAGCCTGACGCTGATGGCCATCGCGCTCCTGGCGATCGGCTTCGCGGCCACGCGGCTGCGCGGCAAGGGCACGAGCCTCGTGCTGACCATGGCGGCCGCCGCGGCGGTCCTGGTCTTCAACCGCGTCGTCAACGAGCAGTACCTCGTCCTCGTCGTGGCGCCCATGCTCATCCTCGACGTGGCGCACCGCCTCGACCGCTTCGGCCACCTCCTGACGAAGTGGACGCCGACCCTGTTCGCCGTCACCATCGCCCTCCTCGGCTTCCACTTCCTGACCTTCATCCCGCCCGACGTCGCCAACCTCTTCCTGCCGGAGCCCGTCGACTACGCGGCCTACGTCCTGCGCACCCTGTGGCCGGCGTTCTGGTCCTTGGTGGCCCAGGTCCTGGAGGTGGCGGTGCCCTTGACCATCGCGGCCCTCGGCGTGCTGGCCGTCGACCTGATGCGCGCCTCCTGGGTGCGCGCCCACGCCGACGACCCGCGCACCAAGGCGCACCTCGCCCCGACCCTGGTGGCCTGCCTCCTCCTGCTCACGGTGGGCATGGTGCCGCTGGTGCAGCCGGCCCACGCGACGGAGCCGGATCCCTTCGAGCCGGCCTACGGCGAGGCCAACGTCGCCGCGTTCTACTACCTGTGGTGGCAGAACCCGGCGCACGACCCGGCGGTCGAGTACGGCAACTGGCCGCCCGTCAGCCAAGTGCCCGAGATGGGCTACTACACCAACACGCGGGGCGTGGCGCGCGAGCACGTCCGCATGATGGTGGAGAACGGCATCGACACCGCCATCGTGAGCTACCACCGCGGCGAGCAGGAGCGGTACCGCGTCTTCCAGGAGGAGGCGCACGCCCAGGGGCTGCGCGTCGCGCCGCTCATCGAGCTCAACCAGGTCTACGACCAGCCCATCCACCATCCCGTGGACGAGGAAGGCCTGCCGCTGCACCACGCCGTCGACGCGAAAGGCAAGCCGATCACCTATGCCGCCTACCGCCTCGACAACGGGACGCGGGCGGCCATCGAGGGCTTCGTGCTCGACCTCAAGGGCCAGCTCGCCGAGCCTTCGACGCTGCGGCTCGACGGCCGCCCCGTCGTCCTGTTCTACGACTCCTACGTCTCCTCGTTCAGCTTCCACCCGGACGACATGCGCAGCCTGGCCCGCGTCCTGTGGGAGACGATCCCGGTGGAGCAGCTGCGGGAGGCGTTCGGCGACCCGGCCATCGCGGGCCCCGACGACCTGCTGCGCCACTACCCCACCCTCGCATCCGGCTTCTACGACCAGGGGCCGGCGGCGCTGTGGCGGCGGGCGCACCTCGTCGACCACGTCCGCTTCTGGGAGACGCTGCGCGCGGAGCTGGAGGCCGAGACGGGGCCGCTCTTCCTGGTCAGCGGCGACGCGATGAACGAGCGCGCCGGCTTCGAGGCGAGCACCGTCAAGGCGCTCGCCGGCCTGCGCGCCTTCGACGGCTCCTTCGTGTACAGCCCGTCCTTCACCTGGGGCAACCAGCCCAAGGCCCCCTTCGAGGACACCTTCGCGCTGTGGGAGGACCGCAACCTCTGGCTGGCCTCCTTCGCGCGCGGCCACGACGCCTTGAGCTCGACGGGCGTCGCGCCCGCCTACGACGACACGGTCAACCGGCCCAACGGGTTCCGCATCCCCGCCTTCCCGCCGGGCAACGGCACGTTCTACGAGCGCGGCTGGGCGTCGGTCACGGCGCAGGGCATCACGTTCCCCGCGGTGGCGACGTTCAACGAGTTCTTCGAGGGCTCCAGCGTCGAGCCGAGCCGCGAGTATGGCGACCGCTTCCTGCGCGACACGGCCGTCGAGCGAAGCCGGTACGAGCAGGCACGGCCGCCGGCCCTCGACGTGGCCGTCGTCGTCCACGAGCGCTCCAGCCGCACGTCGCTCCACTACTCGGAGACCGACCTCAGCCACTTCTGGGGCCTCGACCTCCTCGGCGCGGCCGCGCGTGCCGTGCCCGCGTCCCGCATCACGGCCATCGACGCCCTCGAGCCCAGCCTCGCGGAGTCGGCCCGGCCGGGCCTCATCCTGGTCGAGGGCGGCCGCGGGCAGTTCGAGACCTCGCCGGCCGTCTACGAGAGGATGCAGGACTGGTCGAACGGCACGCCGACGCTGGTCTTCGGGCCCGACAAGGCGCAGTCCATCGCCGGCGCGCTCGGCGACGACTGCCTGCGTGGGCTCTCGGACGTGCCCGACCCGAAGACGCTGCGGCCGGGCGACCACCTCGTCGGCGCCGAGGGCTCGATGCACCTCGAGCGCGACGGCGTGGCCTACGTCGTCGGCCGCACCTGCGAGGGCGGCCTGCGCGCCGGGACCTCCGTCAAGCCCTGGGTGGCCACCGACCCGATCACGCAGCCGTGGGGCGGGGCGTACGACGCCATCAATGCGCAGTGCACGGCCGTGACGCTGCGGGCGCTGATGCCGCAGTTCGCGGGGCCCGACGCGCCGGTGGACTGCCGCGTGCCGGGTTGAGAAACAGTGTCCCGCCGAGGGTCGCTGGAAGCGGCCCGAGGCCGCCACGCAGCTGGCCGGCGACCGCTGGCAGCGGGCGCCGTCCGCGGGGGGTGCAGGGGGGCGCAGCGCCCCCTGCTCCACAGCGAGCACCGAAACGGGTCCGGCCCGCGCGAAGCGCAAGGCTGAGCCCGTTTCGGGCTAGGCCAGCCGCTTGAACACCTTGAGGATCTTCTGGTTCCAACCGACCGTGTGCGTCGTGCCGACGTTCGACTTGACCTCGTCGCGGTGCGCGTGGTACCAGGTGTACGCGGCCAGGAGCGTGTCCTGGTTGCTGCGCTTGGGCGTCCATCCGATGAGCTCGCGCGCCTTGTCCGTCTCGACGTAGGAGTCCGACGACATGGTGCCGTAGTGCCACTTCGTCAGGGGGCTGAGGCGGAGCTTGTCGAGCACCCACAGGGCGGAGATGGTGGTGCGGCGCGGCGTCGGCAGGAACCGCGGCGGGTGCCCGGCCGCCTTGAACAGCGGCGCCAGGTCCTCGCGCAGCGTGCCGAACTCGGCGGCGGCGATGTTGAAGGTGTCGTTGCCCTTCGGGTGCTTGGCGGCCACCAGGATGGCGTCGACGAGGTCCTCGACGTCGAGGAGCTGGTACTTGTTGTGGCCCTTGCCGATCATCGGGATGCGCTTGCCGTCGTGGATCCAGTCGAAGAGGATCTCGAAGACGCCCAGGCGTCCCTGCCCGAGGAAGGTCTTGGGGCGGATGACGGGCACGTGCAGCCGGTCGCGGTACTCCGCGCAGACGGCCTCCGCGAGCACCTTCGACTCGCCGTACGGACCCACCGGGACGAGCGGGTTCGACTCCACGATCGGGTGCTCCTTGTGCAGCCCGTACACAGCGGTGCTGGAGATGTGCACGACCGCCTTCACGCCGTGCCTCGCGGCGGCCTCGAGCACGTTGCGCGTCCCGTCCACGTTGACCTCGTGGATGAGGCGCTTGCTGCGGTGGATGGGCAGCGCGGCCGCGGCGTGGCAGACGGCCTCGACGCCGGCGACGGCGCGGTCGACGGCCGCCGCGTCGCGGATGTCGCCCTGGACCATCTCGACCCGGCCGGCCCAGGCCTCGGGCATGGGGGCGGTGTCGAGGACGCGGACCCTGCAGCCGAGCGACAGGAGCCGCGGGACGACGGCCTGGCCGAGGAAGCCCGAGCCGCCGGTGACGAGCCAGGACTTGAAGCCCGGGCCCGGCGGGACGCCAGCGGTCGCCGGGCCGCGCGGCTTGGCGGTCGGCTTGCCGGCGGTCTTGCCGGCGGTCTTCTTGGAGGTCACGTCCGCGCCGACAGGCCCTCCGCTTTTCGCCGTTGCGCTCTAGGGGGCTTCGCCCCCTAGGACCCGCTGGCGCGGCGGCTCTGGCCGACACGCCACGCGGGCGGACTCCTGTCGAGACCTCGTTGCTCAGGTCAACGAGCTTTGGCACGGGGCCACAGGGACGAAATATCCGGTCCCGTTCGGTAGGCCGTGATGGAACCGCTCCTGAAGGCCCTGCGCGCCATGGGCCTGTTCGAGTCGGACAAGGTCGAGGAGCGTCCGTGGGGCCTCTGGGTCGACTGGTACCGCACGCCCGAGGCGACCCTGAAGTGCATGGTCGTCAAGCCCGGCGCCCGCATGAGCCTGCAGAAGCACGGGCACCGCCAGGAGGTCTGGCGCACCATCTCCGGCCACGGCGAAGACCAGGGGACCGACCCGCCGACGCCGCTCCGGCCCGGCCACACCCACGTGGTCCAGGTCGGCGCCACGCACCGCATCGCCAACACCGGCAAGGAGCCGCTGGTCATCGTCGAGCTGCAGATGGGTGAATGCCGCGAGGACGACATCGTCCGCCTGGCCGACGACTACGAGCGCGCGAAACCCCGCCCGGCCGTGGACGACCAGCGCGGCGCCCAGCACGACCACGGCAAGCACTGACGGACCGGCTCGCCCGCTTCGTCATTGGTCGGGGACGGGAGCTCCTCGGTTTCGTCATCCGTGGACGGTGTGCGTTTATCGTGCGTCGCCGATGGCCGGGCGTGGACCCGGCGGCCCGCGCCGACGAAGGCCCCTGGGCCCATCGCCTCGCCATCGCAGGCCTCCTCTTCGGCTGCCTGGCCCTCGCCCTGCGGTACTCCTACGCGGCCACGACGAGCCTCACCTACGACGAGGCGACGTACGTCGAGCTGGCCAAGCACGCCTGGCACAGCTCGTACTACCCCGACCGGATCTTCGCCCGGCATCCGCCGCTGGCCTTCCTCGCCCTCGGCGGCTGGACGTCGCTGTTCGGAGGCTCGGAGCCGTCGGTCCGCCTGTGGGCGCTGCTCTGCTGCCTGGCCGCCGCCATCCTCGTCTGGGACTCGGTGCACCGCCGCGCCGGCGCCGCCGCGGCCGCGCTCGCCGGCGTCCTCCTCGGGCTCTCCTTCCCCTGGCTCGTCTACGGCATCCAGGCGACGATGTACCCGCTGGCCGTGCTCTTCATCGCCTTGGCCACGCACGCCGAGGCGCGCGGACGGCCACGCCTGACGAAGGCGGCCCTGACCTGCGCCGCCCTCACGCACCTCTTCGGGTTCCTGTTCCTCGCCCTGTGGGTCTGGCGGCAGCCGGACCGGCGGCGCGCCGTCCTGCACACCGCGCCGGCCTGGCTCTGGCTGGTCGTGGCCACCATCGCCGTGCTCGCCGCGCGCAACGCGGCCGGCCCCGGCCTCGGCCCCGCATGGCAGGCGGCGCGCGGCTTCGAGCTGTTCTATGCGCTGACGCAGGACCAGGCGGCCGGCCTGCGGCACGCGTTCGCGTTCTTCCTGGCCCTGCTCATGCTCAACCCCATCCTGCTGGAGCGAGGGTGGTTCGAGGCGCACCGCCGGTCGAGCTGGGCCGTCGGCCTGGCCATCCTCACCGCCTTCCTCCTGACCGGGCCGGCGTTCCTGCGCTACACGGCCATCCTCGTCCCCGTCGCCTTCTTCGTCGGGTTCCACCGCGAGGACCGCGAGCGCCAGGTCGCCCGCCGCGCCGCGATGGCCGTCGTCATCGCCCTGGCCGCGCTCACGAGCGCGACGGCCTACGTCAACTCGGGGCTGGACAGCAGCGTGCAGAACGACGTGCCCGGCCTCGTCGACTGGCGGCAGGCGGTCAGCATCGCAGTGGTCTCGGACGCGTCGCGCATCGTCGCCGCCGCGCCGCCGCCGGTCGCCTACTACCTGGAGCGCGACCACGGCTTCGAGGTGGTGTCCTCCGCCGGCGGGCCGCGCTTCCTGCCGATGGAAAGCTCCGACGGGCGGTCCATCGAGGTGCACGGCGCCACCGGCGCGGCCGGCTTCCGCGACGCCGACGACGGCCAGGCCCTTCTCGTGGTCCTCGACACGCAGACGGGCACGCTGGCGGAGCTGTTCCGGGACGGCTACCGCGTGTGCGCCTCCGTGCGCGGGGCGTACGTCCTTTCCGCCATGGCCGACGGGTGCTGAGGCGGGACGCCGTGGCGCCCGTTCCGCCAACGCCATGGGGGCCGTGGCCGTGCGCAGGCCATGACCGCCCGAAGGCGCCCCACCGATCCCGTGCCGCCGGAGACGCGGGCCGTCGCGGAACGCATCCTCGAGGACGCGGAGTGCGAGGCCTGCCTCGCCGGGAAGCCGAAGGACGAACGCTGACGACACGCCGGCCCGCGGCTACAGCTGCAGCGGCTTGATGGGCGCCATCGCCAACGCAGGGTCCTTCTTCCAGTCGACCTCGGGGTTGTCGCACGAGGAGCTTCGCTCCTCGACCTGATGTGCGGCCTGCGGCCGCACGGCGGGGGGGGGGGCCCCCCCCCCCCCCCCCCCCCCCCCCCCCCCCC